>Ga0156291_105_pt1 | contig 9406 bp, 8 predicted proteins | sample RifCSPlowO2_12_FD_107939 | JGI IMG/M metagenome (GOLD analysis project Ga0156291, IMG submission 107939) | Candidatus Doudnabacteria bacterium RIFCSPLOWO2_12_FULL_42_9 | reverse complement strand
AAAAAAAATATTTGGAGAGATATTTTAAGAGTGGGGAAGGACAGTTTTTACATTGGAGCCAAAGGCGCGTGGTTTGATCCAAAACTAGATAAAATAGCCCGTGATGCATTTTTCAAAGAAGCTAATCGCAAAAAAATAAAATTTATCCAATTATTTGATTACGAAGTACAGTACGAAATTCCTGACTTTCCACATCATTTTCCAGGGAATTTGAAATACAGATTTTTGCCGAAGGAATATTCAACTAGTTCAGGTCTGGGAATTTATGGGGATTATATTGTTACGTATACGGGTATGAGTATTAAACATATCAATGAAGACACGGTGTTTTTTATTATGAAAAGCAAAGATCTAGCGGAAAGCTATCGTACTTGGTTTTGGTACATGTGGGAGCAGTCAACACCAGCAAAGAAATGATCCTTGATTTTTGTTCGGGATTCTGGCATAATAACCTGTAAATTAATTTTACGGACGCATGGATATCTCTACACTATCTAAGCAATTGAATATGCCGGTTACACAGCTGCGATATAAAATTCGTGAAGCTGGTTTTTTCGTATCACCTAAAGCGAATAAGATTGATAATCAGATGGCGAAGCAAATAATCAATGCTTTGACTCAGACAAAGACTGAAGTCCCGACAGTTGCCCAGACGAAAGAAGTTTCTCTGCCAAAAGTTTTGAGTGTCAAAGAATTATCTACCAAATTGGGACTGGATGTAACAGTGGTCATCAAAAAGCTGATCCAAAATGGTGTGATGGCCACGATTAATGAAGAGATTGATTATGATACTGCTGCGATAATTGCTGCAGATTTGGGCTTTAATGTTTCTGAAAAAACCGAAACCACTACTCGCTTGGGATTAGGTTATGTTTCAGAAGCAATAAAAAAAGAATCAGAAGAGAAGAATGAAGAGTTTATCATTCGCCCGCCGATCGTGGCGATTATGGGCCATGTTGACCATGGGAAAACTACACTTTTAGACACTATTCGCTCGACCAAGGTCGTGGACACTGAAGCTGGCCGAATTACTCAACATATAGGTGCATACCAAGTAGAACGTAATGGAAAATTTATTACCTTCTTGGATACTCCAGGACATGAAGCTTTCGCGGCAATGCGCGCTCGTGGTGCAAATGTCACAGACATTATCGTATTAGTCGTGGCTGCAGATGATGGAGTGAAACCACAAACTATCGAAGTCATCAATCGCGCGAAGTTAACCGGCACACCATTAATCGTTGCGATTAATAAAGTGGATAAACCAGATTCGAATATTGAACGAGTCAAAAAAGAATTGTCTGACTATGGAGTACTGATCGAAGAGTGGGGTGGGAAGGTCCCGATTGCGAAACTATCCGCTTTAACAGGACAAGGCGTTGATGATTTATTGGATTTGATTTTATTGCAAGCAGAAGTTTTAGATTTAAAAGCCAATCCTAAAGGGGTAACATTAGCTACTGTCATCGAATCCCATGTTTCTCGAACTTTAGGATCTGTTGCTACTATTGTCGTGCAAAACGGAACTCTGAATCTGTCGGATTTCGTGGCGGCTGGAAAAGCTCATGGCAAAATTCGGTCCATGATGGATGCTAGGGGAGCGAAAATGAAATCAGCTGGGCCAGCTGCCGCTGTGCAAATTACAGGACTTTCTGATGTACCACAAGCCGGAGATATTTTGAAAACTTATGAAACTCAAGAAGAGGCACGAACTTATGCTGGAGATGTCATTAAATCTGATAGAGCTAAAAAAATTGCTGGTTCTAGAAGGTTGAATGTTACTGGCAAAGATTTGAATTTAATTATCAAAGTTGATGTGAAGGGGAGTTTGGAAGCCATCAATGAGGCACTGAATAAACTGAAAAATGAAGAAGTCAAAATCAATATCCTCGAAGAAGGTGTCGGTGAGATCAATGAAAACGATGTCTTGCGAGCGGCTTCGGCTGGGGGGACAATCATCGGGTTTCATACCAGACTTAGTCCGCAAGCTGCCAAATTAGCTCAAACAAAAAAAGTTATCGTCCAGCAATACGATATTATTTATGAATTACTCGAAGATATAACCAGACAAGTTGTCGAAATGTTAACGCCGGAAGTTCTCCGCACTGATTTGGGCCGGGTCAAAATTTTGGGGATTTTCCGCACAGAAAAAGATCGAATGGTTATTGGCGGTGATGTGGCTGAAGGAAAAATTCGAGACAATGCGCAGTTTGAAATCAAACGCAATGATGAAATAGTTGGTAAGGGTCAAGTTTTGGAATTACAGCAAAATAAAGTTGCGGCGAAAGAAGTTTTGCGGGGTAGCCAGTTCGGCGCCAGTGTCAAAGCCAGCCCGAACGTCGAAGAAGGTGATGTATTGGTTTTGTTTGAAGAAACGATTAAGAAAAAGAGCTTATAAAGTATTAAGGGGTGAGTATAAAGGGGTAAGGAACTCCTTAATACTTACTACTTAGCCCTTATCCCTATGTCACGAAGAACCGAGAAAGTGGCGTCATTGATCCAACATGAGGTTGGAGAGTTTATTATCAAACTCGAACTGCCAGCACTGACGACAATTAGTAAAGTGGAAATTACTCCAGACCTCAAGTGGGGAAAGCTTTGGGTTACCGTAATGGGTGATGATAAAGAGCAGAAAGAAGTATTAAGTATATTGGGTGAAAATTTACCAGAACTCCAAAGATCACTGAATCAAAAATTAGAAATGAAATTTGTACCCAGAATAAAATTTGTCCTCGATCACGGGGAAGAGTACGCGGCCAAAATTAATGAGTTGTTGAGAAAAGCTCATGAATCCCGTTAGAAATTTTACATCGTTAGTGAGTCGTAATATTATACTCGAATCGGGATATTATAATAAATTTAATTATTTAACTAATCATTATTTCTAACGGGATGAAGACCAATAAACTACCATTTAAAAAAGCTCTAGAATTAATTAATAACTCCAACAGAGTGCTGTTGACCATGCATGAAGGACCAGATGGCGATGATTTAGGTTCGCTTTTGGCCATGCGTTATTTCCTGAAGCAGTTGGGCAAAGAACCGACAGCAATCATCAAAGGGGATGTGCCTGATAATTTAAGTTTTCTTCCTGATGTAAATGTCATCAAGCAAGAGATCGATCATCTTAACTTTGATTTGGTGATTTTTTTTGGGTGTAATTTAGCAGCCCGAACTGGGTTTAAGCAATTAGAGAATTTAAAATTGTCTTCAATTAGTTTTGATCATCATCCGGACAATCAAGAATTTGCGATTGTCAATGTCGTGGATCCGGAGACTTCGGCTGTGGCAGAATTGGTTTATTATTTTTTGGAATTTGCTGATGCGGAGCTGACGAAAGAAATGGCAACGTGTTTACTAACGGGAATTTTTACAGACACCGGTGGGTTCAAGCATGCCAATACTTCGTCTGAAGCTCTGGAAGTGGCGGCTCACTTGCTGAAAAAAGGGGCCAGGATAGATAAGATCGCCATCCAAACCATGGGGAAGAAACGACCATCAGCCATTAAAGCTTGGGCCAAAGGCTTAGAGAATGCCCGATTTGATCCGGAAAAGAAAATGGTGTTTTCGGTACTAACTGAAGAAGATTTGCGAGAGATTGGGGCGACTGACGAAGATTTAGACGGGTTTGTGGAATTACTCAATAACATGCCACAATCTCGATTTGCTCTTTTACTTCGGCAAGATGGCGATGTAGTCCGAGGCAGTCTTCGTTCCGAACCCCAGAAAAAAGTAGATGTTTCGAAAATCGCCAAATCATTCGGCGGCGGCGGCCATAAACTCGCCTCCGGGTTCAAGATCAAAGGCAAACTCAAAAAAGAAGGAGACGCGTGGTCTATTCAGTAGTTTTTGATTCAGGCTTCACGTTTCAGGTTTCATGACTTTTATGGTAGAATTAGTCACGTATGGCAAGAAAAAAACATCAAGAACAATTCGATTATTCCAATTTTAAAAGACCACAGTTAAACCTCAAACGAGAAACCAGGCGGGGGGTGGCTGTGGTAGTTTTTATAGTTTTAGCGATTTTGTTCGCGCTTAGCCTAGCGAATTTAGCTGGTCCATTTGGCGGAATCGCTAATCAAGTTTTGAAATTAGCGTTTGGGTGGGTGGCTTATGTGACACCAATTATCTTTTTAATTGTCTCGATTGCATTGTTTCGGCAAGATCCTGATGAAGAATCGTCTACAGTTTCCACTCATGCATATGTAGGTGCAGTTTTGTTAACACTGACCCTGACTGGGTTTTTACATTTAATAGTCATTAGACCTGATATCACAGAAGCCTTTGATTTAGTAAAAGATGGCCGAGGAGGGGGATACTTAGGTGTACTGTCTTCTTACCCACTCATGAATTTTTTAGGGTTTATCGCCAGTCTGGTAATTTTGTTAGCCGGAATAATTGTTTCGGTATTAGTCACATTTAATATTTCATTTACTAATTTATTTAAAAAGTCAGTAAGCAGTAAACAGGAAACAGTAAACAAGGAACCCAGCAAACTCAAAATCAATAATGCGGGGAATATTGGGTTTACTAAAGAAGTAATTAGCGAACCAAACAAGGTTGCTTCGAGAGAAAAACAGGAAATCGAGATTAATGCTTTCGAAGATATCAAAGTTTCGAAAGTAAAAATGACTTCGACAATAGATAAGAATTGGAAGTTTCCCTCCATTGATTTATTGGAAGACGCGTCGAGTAAAGTTGATTCTGGTAATATCGAAACGAATGTCGCTGTTATTCAAAAAACTCTCAATGACTTCGGGATCGATGTCGAGATGGGTGAAGTCAATGTTGGACCAACAGTGACCCAATATACTTTCCGGCCAGCAGTTGGCGTCAAACTTTCGCAAATTGCCAGTCTACAAAATGATTTAGCACTGGCATTGGCAGCACCTTCAGTGAGAATGGAACTGCCGATTCCGGGGAAAGCTTTGGTGGGTATTGAAATTCCGAACAAAACTAAAGCCGCAGTTCGCATCAAAGAAATTATTGGGCATCAAATGTTCATGGAACAGCCCTCGAAGTTGGCGTTTGCTTTGGGCCGCGATGTTGCTGGACATCCGATGATAGCCGAGTTGGGGCGCATGCCGCATTTGTTAATAGCTGGAGCGACTGGCAGTGGGAAATCCATTGCCATCAATACGCTTTTGATCAGTTTATTGTATCGATCAACTCCACAAGAAGTGAAATTTATTCTAATCGATCCCAAGCGAGTTGAATTGAATTTGTATAATGGATTGCCGCACTTATTAACTGGAGTAATTATTGATCACCAAAAAGCCGTAAATGCTCTGAAGTGGGCAGTAGCAGAAATGGATCGACGCTACAAACTTCTTTCGGAAGTTCATAAACGAAATATTGGTGAATATAATAATGCATCTGCCAGCAAACTACCCTATCTGGTAGTTATTGTAGATGAGTTAGCGGATTTGATGTCTGTGGCGCAAAATGATGTGGAAGCGGCAATCGTGCGGCTCGCCCAAATGGCCAGAGCCGTGGGGATTCATTTGGTGGTCGCGACTCAACGTCCATCAGTGGATGTTATTACCGGATTGATCAAAGCCAACATCACGGCACGCATGGCATTCGCTGTCGCATCACAAGTTGATTCACGAACTATTCTAGATTCTGCAGGAGCGGAAAAACTTTTGGGCCAGGGAGATATGTTGTATGTCACTTCTGAATTACCAAAGCCAAAACGTATTCAAGGAACCTATGTTGCTGAAAAAGAAATTAAGAAAGTTGTGGAGTTTATTAAAGGCCAAACCGGTTCGGTGATTTATGACGAACAGATAACTGAAAAACCACAACGCGGTTCCAGTACTCCTGGATTTGATAATGGTGGTGATGATGAAGAAGATGAAATGTTTGCAGAAGCAGTGGAATTAGTCCGCCAAGCAGGTAAAGCATCGGCGTCATTACTACAAAGAAGATTACGACTTGGTTATGCCAGAGCTGCGCGCATATTAGACATCATGGAAGATAAAGGAATCGTCGGCCCTGCCGAAGGTGCAAAGCCACGAGAAGTATATGGAGTTAGTGAAGGAGCTGTCGAAGCATCAACAGATCCTGAAGCTGAAGAGTTTGAAAAATCACAAAAAGGGCAATACTAGCTCGGAACGAAATTTTAGCGAACGTAAAAATCTGCAATTTGTTATGTACTTCAGAGTGGATTTTTACTCGCGTTGCGATTTTTGAGGAAATACGCAAAGCGTCCTAAAATTTGTTCCTCGCTTGACACCGCAAATTAGCGGGAGCATAATAAATATATAAATGAATAAACAAAGGCGGTCGGAAGGCCGCTTTTATTTGTATGCCCGCCTCGTCTCGAGCTAAAGCTCGACGGCGAGATCGAGACGGGATATTATTTCTTTAATGGAAATAGTTGGTGTCGGAGAAAGGTAAAAATGTCAGAAAATCAAGAAAATAAGGGCGAAATCATTATTTATAAGGGACAAGATTCACCTCAAATACAGGTCAATCTTGTTGATGAGACTGTTTGGCTCACGCAAGCTCAAATGGCCGAGCTTTTTGATAAAGATGTTAATACTATTGGTGAGCATATTCAGAACGTCTATAAAACCGCAGAACTAAGCCAAAATCGAACTACCCGGAAATTCCGGGTAGTTCAAACTGAAGGAAAAAGGGAGGTTAATCGTGAATTAGAGCATTATAACCTCGATATGATCATTTCCGTAGGGTATCGGGTGAACTCCAAGCGCGGGACACAGTTTAGAATTTGGGCGACTCAAAGACTTCGAGATTTCTTACTTAAGGGGTATCTGATCAACGAAAAACGACTTCAAGAGAACCAGCAATTAAAGTTGAAAGAGTTGCAACAGGCGATCACTCTGATGCAACAAGCTCTGGAAGTGAAACGTCTGGAAGGCTACGAAAAAGAATTACTTCACATCATTACTGATTACACCAATACTTGGATTACATTAAACGAGTTCGATAAAGGGGATTTGAAGTTAGATCAAGTTACGAAGAAAGTTGTAAAGCATCTGGATTATGATCAAGTTAAAAAATCAATTGAACGATTTAAGACTCGATTAATCAAAGATGACGAAGCTTCAGATTTGTTTGGTTCTGAAGTCGGAAAAAAGTTGGCACAGGTTTTAGGCAGCATCGGCCAAACTTATGGCGGTAAAGATCTGTATCCAAGCCTTGATGAAAAAGCTGCGCACATCTTATACTTTGCGGTGAAGGATCATCCGTTTGTCGATGGCAACAAAAGAATTGGTGCGTTGTTATTTTTACTTTTCTTAATCAACAATAATTATTTGATTAACAAAAAAGGTGAGCGCAAAGTAAATGATACAGCACTGACTGTTTTGACTTTGCTCGTGGCAGCCAGCAAACCAGACCAAAAAGATGTTATGATAAAGTTAATAGTCAATTTGATAAACAAGAAATAGTAATTAGTAAATAGTAAGCAGTAATCAGAATGTCTGACCCCTTATTTAAAACCAAGCAAGTTAAGATTGATACTCTGGGTGAGTATTTGCAGCAAGTCCGGAAGCAACTGAATTTGGATATAAAGACTGTGAGTATCTTGGCTCAAATCAAACCTAACTATTTGGAGCTACTTGAAGCCGGGGCTTATTCGAAATTGCCCGCAGAAGTTTACATCCGTGGCTTTCTTAAAAGTTTAGCTGATTTTTATCACATCAAAGAACAAATGTTAATTGATCAGTATGAAAAAGAGCGAGGCGAGAATATCCAGCCAATTCCGATTTCGAAAATGGGAAAAAATAGTTGGCTGTCATTTACACCCCGTACATTAATTGTTGGATCAAGTTTGTTGGTTGCCCTGATCGCGATAATTTATGTAGGCCTGGAAATTCGTTCAGTGCTGGCACCTCCCTATTTAAATTTGGAAGAGCCAGGTTCTGATGTCACCGTGGACGGTAATAGTGTGGTAGTGGCTGGAACTGGCGAAATAGGGGCGGCGGTATTTATCAACAACCAACCGGTGCTGATGGATCAAAATGGGAATTTTACAGAAACGTTACTTTTGAGCCCAGGGGTAAATATCATAGAGGTTACGGAGAAGAACAAGTTTGATAAGGTCAGTAAAATCACCAGACAAGTCACTTCGCAAGCACTTCCAGAACAACCAGTTACTGCCCAAGATTTGAGTTTAATTGTGGAAATCGGTCCGAACAGTGCTTGGGTGAATTTACAAGCTGATGGAGTATTGATCTACCGCGGCACCATGCTTCCAGGTTCGACGAAGTCAATAGCTGCGAAAAATGAAATTATTTTAACTTCCGCCAATGCGGGGTCGACGAAAATTATCTACAACGGAAAGGATTTGGGATTAATGGGGCGGGAAGGTGAAGTTATTCGGAATGTTGAGTTTTCAAGTTCGGGTCAATAGAATATAATTAACTCATGAGTTCATGAAACATGGATCATGAAACATATATAAATTTATGGCTAAAGGTTCAAACAAAATTGATTCAAGTAATAAAAACCTCGAAGAGACTCTTACTTCTATAAGAGATAAATTTGGGGAAGGTTCAATCATGACTTTGCAAAAAGCTAAGACTATGAATGTAGAAGTTGTTCCAACGGGTAGCATATCGTTGGACTTAGCTTTGGGTGCTGGTGGAATTCCTATAGGGAGAGTCATCGAAATCTTCGGGCCGGAAGCGTCTGGGAAAACAACGCTGGCCATGCACATAGTCGCTGAAGTTCAAAAGAAGGGTGGAGTGGCGGCGTTTGTGGATGCGGAACATGCGCTCGACCCGGATCGAGCCAAAGCGGTGGGAGTGAAAATTGATAAGCTTTTAATTTCCCAGCCAGACAACGGTGAGCAAGCGCTAGACATTGTGGAGGCATTAGTCCGATCCGGAACTGTGGATATCATCGTTGTGGATTCAGTGGCCGCGCTCACTCCTCGGGCAGAGATCGAGGGTGAGATGGGGGATTCTCATATGGGACTTCATGCCCGACTCATGAGTCAGGCACTCCGCAAGCTGACTGCGATTATTTCCAAGACCAATTGCACCGTAATTTTCATAAACCAGATCCGAATGAAGATCGGCGTAATGTTTGGCAACCCTGAAACAACTACCGGTGGCCAAGCATTGAAGTTTTATTCTTCAGTTCGCATCGAAATTCGGAGATTGGCACAAATCAAACAGGGCGAATCGATAGTCGGCAGTCGAGTCAAAGTTAAAATTGTGAAAAATAAGGTTGGAGCACCTTTCAAATCCACGGAATTCGATATTATGTTCTCCGAAGGTGGTATTTCTCACACTGGTGACCTACTCGATACAGGTATAACCTACAAAGTGATTGAAAAAACTGGGAACACTTACAATTTTGGGGATAACAAACTCGGAGTGGGCAGGGAAAATGCTAAAACTTTCCTCAAAGAGAATCCAAAAGTTGCTCA
>Ga0156291_135_pt1 | contig 9776 bp, 8 predicted proteins | sample RifCSPlowO2_12_FD_107939 | JGI IMG/M metagenome (GOLD analysis project Ga0156291, IMG submission 107939) | Candidatus Doudnabacteria bacterium RIFCSPLOWO2_12_FULL_42_9 | reverse complement strand
AGTGGGTGGAAGGACTATCAAGCAACCGGTGCCGTTTGCGGTATCGAGTTGCCGGCGGGTCTGCACGATGGGAGTAAATTGCCGGAGCCGATTTTTACTCCGTCAACCAAATCCGAGGACGGTCACGACGTAAACATCTCGGAAGCCGAAGCCATCGCCATGATCGGCCAGACTGAATTCAAGCGGATCCAGCAAGCGTCTCTTGCGGATTATCGGATGGCTTATGAGTACGCTTTGCCGCCGGGGATCATCATCGCCGACACCAAGTTCGAATTCGGTGCTGTATTGGCCGACGAAGTTTTGACTCCTGACTCATCGCGGTTCTGGGATACGACGGACTACGCACTGGCGAAGGCGAAAAAGCAATCACCGGTGGGATACGACAAGCAGCCGGTCCGCGATGCGGGCAAAAAGGCCTCTATTGGTCGGCAGATTGTCGACATCAGCAAACTTGATCCAAAGAAACAGGCAGATCGTGAGTTGGCGGCGTCGTGGGTTGTTCCGGAGTACCTTCTCCAGGACTGCATCGGTCGGTGTCGCAAAATTCAACATCGACTGACACAGCCGGCCTACGCTGCTAGCTGATACAAGTCTTGTGCGGTTGGACCCCGAGTTAGGGGTTCGGCCGCTTTTTTATTCCACAAGATCCCAAACGTATTTTGCGGCGTTTATGGAATTGCCGATCAGGGGATCGTGGTGGAGTTGAATGAACGGGGCGCCATTGCATTCGATAATCCCGGCTTTTTGTTCTTTATATGATTTAGTAATATCAGGCACGATGAAATCAAAGCCGAGAATAGAACAGTCGAGAACTTTTCCAGCTTCTTCCAACATCTGTTTCGTATCAGGATGGGTCTCATCAGTGCAGTCATAAGAAGTCCCACCGTAGTTCACACCCACCTTCTCATTTAGATCTACGGTTTTTCCTTCTGGCAATATTGTTTGCATGGCTAATCCCAAGCGTTCCATGAAATATGGATTAACTACCGTTTCTTTTACACCGCTTGGTCGATTCAAATCTTTTATTTTGATTAATTCAGCAATAGTGCTTTTGCCGTCACCCGTAACTCTAGGAGGTGAGCCACCTAGGACTCCGACTAATTTACCCCCAATCACTGTTCCTCGCTGGACATCGCCGAATAAATGTTCTTCGACAATAACCCAGTAGCATAATTGTTTCGCGATTTTAAAGGCTTGGATTAAATCTTCTTTCGTATAAACAAAAGTGGTGGTGTGGCGGCCTCTAGAACCAGCTCGAGGTTTGACTATTACTGGTTTTTCCAGAGTCTCAAGCGCCATTAACGCATTTTTAAGCGAAGTAAACGAGCCACCGGGAGCGACAGGGAGATGATGCTTAAGTAATTTTTTCTTGAGCAGATATTTATCATCGACCCAAGTCAAATTACTACTCGCAACTTTTTCCATCCTGGGTAATCCCATGAAGTAGAATGGTTTATTCTGTAGGTAAGCACGATATAAATCGATGGAGCGGTTGAAAAGCTTAATCTCCTCGATAACTATTCCTCGACGTTGCGCTTCTTCCCAGAGCACTTTTGCTCGCGGGTATATAATTTTATTGATGTCGCGATTGATTTGAACTAAACCTACCGGTTTGAGCAGATAGAAAAACCCTATCGCAACCCATGTCGCCAAATGGTCGGTCAGTTTCCCGAATCGGGTTTGAAAAACAAATCTGCGAATCGGACTGACTAAAATATCGAATGATTCATACAATTTATGAGTAAAATGGGGGATGGGGTTGTTCCCACAATAAGGACAAGTCTTCATAAATCAAATTATAGCGTTTTTGAATTTAATATCCTATAATTAAAGCATGAGCAATAATCCCCAACTCGATGAGTTTATCCAGTCGTCGCGTGCAGCTGGCCAAACAGATGAAAGTATTAAGGTTGATTTAATCCAAGCCGGGTGGGATCTGCCTTCGATCGAGGACGCCTTGGCCCCATCTATAGTTCCTACTAATTCACCTGTAGAACTAACCCCGGCAAGTAATTCGCATAACCAATTTAAGAAATACCGGAAACCAGTAGCAGCTGTACTAGTGCTGGTGCTTTTAGGTTTGGGCGGATGGAAGGCATATTCATATTTCATGAGCAATCCCGAGAAAATTTGGGCGGATACCCAGGGAAATATGATGGATGTCAAAACCGCCAAATTCAGTCTCGAAGCTTCGTATACAGATACGGTCCCTGAAGGATTGAAAGAAGAGGAGCAGGAGTTAGTAGACTATTTTGGAGATGGGGTTACTTTTTCTATTACCGCAAACGGAGCGTTGTCTCTGAATAAAGAAGAGACTGATTTTGATTATGATATGACGTCTAAACTGGAGACAAAGTTGAGTGGGTTTACTATTAGTTTTGATTTTCAGAGTAAAAAAATCAGCGATTTCGTATATTACAAAAAAGATGGAAATTTCCTACTTAGCTTACTTGGTGGACTTGGCGAAGAAGAGGAAGGAAAATCTGATTGGATAAAAATGAATATTAAGGAAGGGCAAAATAAAGATCTAGTTCTTATCGATTCCCAAAGAACGCAACTTTTGGACGCATTTAAGAAAAGCAAGTTTATGGCCCCTACGAAGTTAATAAATAGCGAGAAAGTAGACGGAGTCAACACTTGGCACTATGAAGCCAGCTTGGATAAACAAGAGCTTAAGAATTATTTGAATGAAGTAACGAAAATTTTGGAATATTCGGATGAAGAGATGAAAAGTGCTGAATCGTTATTAGATAAAATGGAATTTAGGAAATTAGAGGTCTGGGTCGGGAAATCCGATCATTTGGTGCACCAAGCTTTGATTGAATCCAACGCCCCGTCTTTTATAAATAGTATCACTGGATCATTGGATGAAGCACGAAATAAAGCTCGTGATGCGAGACGACTGGCTGATGTCCGACAAATTCAGACAGCATTAGAACTCCACTTCAACGACAATGGTCGTTATCCCACTGCCACCAATGGTCAACCAACCCCGACTGATGGTGGGAAGTATAAATTCTCTTCTTATATAGCTAACTATCCACAATCTCCTGAACCACTAGATGGTACATGCACGGTTGAGAATAACAAATACAATTATCAGCAAGTGGGAAATGACTCATATAAATTAACTTTTTGTCTGGGAAATGACGCTGGTGGATTCAAAGCCGGAGTTATGGAGGCTTCACCCAGTGGAATCAAGACTATTACACCAAGCAATACCGGGCCAGTCGATGAATTTGCAGGGATTCCGTTTACTGCGAGTATTCGTGTGCAAATAAATCTTTCTGATTTCAATAAGACAGTAAACATCGAAGAACCAAAAGACGCCAAAGACGTGACAGAGCCGAATTTGACAAATTAGATTCTCAAACGTATTCTTTGTTGATAAGTTTTTCTAAATATAGAAAATATTGAAATAAATTGGCTAAAATCGAGTTTTGACAGGTTTCTACATATAGCGATATATTAAGGATGGTTAACACAAGATATTGTGTTTCCTCAAGGCTAAGGGCTTAGCCAGAGACAAAAAGCAAACAAAAAGTAGCTAAATTGTTCATTGTTAACAATTTTTGAGAGAAATTCTCTTTTATTTTTTGTGGGGTAAAAGTTATTAATTCTAATTAGAATTCCCCTCTCCATTGACGGGAGAGGGGTCAGGGGTGAGGGTGCCCCCTCATCTGTCCGACTACGTAAAACTTCGTCGGACATCTTCTCCCGCAAGGGGAGAAGAATAAATAGTAAAAATCATATGCGTTGCCCCAATTGCTCTAATGAAGATACTAAAGTTCTCGACTCGCGTCCGATATCCGACGGGATGGCTATTCGAAGGCGTCGAGAGTGTGTGAAATGCGGGGCGAGGTTCTCCACCCACGAAGAAATGGAAATTTTGGACCTGACAGTGATGAAACGCGATGGCCGAACGCAACCCTATATGCGTGAAAAAATAGAATCTGGGATTCGCAAGGCATTTGAGAAGCGCCCGCTCTCCCGTGACGACTTCCACTCCCTAGTTACCGGTATCGAGCAAGATATTCAGAAGAGTGGTAAAGACCAAATCATGTCGAAAGATATTGGCAACATCGTCATGAAGCGAATCAAAGGCAAAGATCAAGTCGCCTACATCCGATTTGCCTCCGTTTACAGAAAATTTGCCGATGTCGAAGAATTCGTGCGCGAGGCGAAAAAACTTTAATAAAAATAATTAATAGGTCTGATAGGTCTGATAAGACTTATATGACCTATAACAACTTATGCAACAGAAAGAAAATCTCCAACAACGAAAGGTCAACTCTCTAGCCGAGCTAGGCGAAAAAATATTTTTGGATCGATATGCGATTAAAGATGCGAAGAAAGAAACATTGGCTGTAGGCGACACAGTCGTTGTTTGCGTTAACCTCAAAACCGGGCAGCGCGAAATCGGCACTGTCGAACGGATTGATCGAGAAGAGAAACAAGTTGCGGTCAAGCTTCGTGATGGCTCGATCGAAACCCGCGCTATCGAACACATCGACAAACCACTCGAAACTGTTCCAGAACAGATGTTCGAACGCATCGCCCAGCATATTGCCTCTGTCGAAGCGACTCCAGAGTTGCAAGCGGAATGGCAGGGAAGATTTCGAGAATTGATGGATGATTGGAAATACGTTCCAGCTGGCCGTATTTTTACCGGTGCTGGTACCGGGCAACATTTAACTTACTATAACTGCTACGTTATTCCTTCTCCGAAAGATTCGCGAGGTGGAATTTTTGAAACTTTGGGTCAAATGGCCGAGATCATGTCTCGCGGTGGCGGAGTTGGGATTAACGTTTCCACGCTTCGTCCTCGCTATGCTTATGTCAAAGGCGTTAATGGCCGGTCATCTGGTGCTGTATCTTGGGCTTCCCTTTATTCATTTGTCACCGGCCTGATCGAACAGGGCGGATCCAGACGCGGAGCTTTGATGTTGATTCTCAATGTCTGGCATCCAGATGTCATCGATTTTATTAATTCAAAAAAAGAAGCGGGTAAAATTACCAATGCCAATATTTCAGTGGGCATCACGGATGACTTCATGCAAGCGGTAAAAGAAGACAAGAGTTGGGATTTGGTTTTTCCAGACACTTCCGATCCGCTTTATAAAGAAGCTTGGGATGGAAATATCAACCGCTGGAAAGAAATAGGCGGCAAAGTTATCAAGCACAAAACAGTTAGGGCCCAGGATATTTGGGACAATATTATTACTTCGGCCTGGGGTAGCGCTGAACCTGGCATGTATTTCATTGATCGAGCCAACTATTATTCTAATTCTTACTATTACGCGGACTTGCCTTGTACCAATCCTTGTGGCGAACAGCCGCTTCCGGCATGGGGAGTTTGTAACCTAGGTCACATCAATTTGGCCAAACACGTGGATGATAATTCGCCAGCTGCCGGAAAAGACGTGGATTGGAATAAATTAAAGCGAACTGTCCAGGATGCCGTGCGGTTCCAGGACAATGTTATCGATTCGACTCCATATTTCTTTGATGAGAATTATCAGCAACAAATGAGTGAACGACGAGTTGGGATGGGAACGATCGGGTTGGCTGAAATGTTGATCAAATTGGAATTGCGTTATGGTTCCGAATCAGCTGTGGAATTTATCGACAAACTCTATCGCTTCATTTCGATCACCGCTTACGAAACTTCCGTTGATCTGGCTCGCGAAAAAGGTGCGTTTAGTAAATTTGATGCTGAGAAATTTCTTCAATCTGGATTTATGCAACGCATGCCCAAATATATCCGTCACCTCGTCCGATCGTACGGCATTCGCAATGTTACGATTTTGACCCAAGCCCCAACCGGTACTGTTGGGACCATGGTCGGGACTTCGACTGGAATTGAACCATTCTTTTCCTGGACTTATTTCCGCAAATCAAGGTTGGGAGTCCATCAAGAACATATCCAACTCGCTCAAGATTGGTTGGCTGCTCACCCAGGCTCTGAATTACCAGAACATTTCGTCACCGCGATGGAGCTCGCTCCGGAAGAACATGTAAAAGTCCAAGCTGCGGTGCAGCGTTGGACTGATTCGGCGATTTCGAAAACCGTCAACGCCCCAGAAGATTACACAGTCGAACAAACCAAAAAATTATACGAGATGATGTATGATCTGGGCTGCAAAGGCGGGACGATTTACCGCGATGGATCACGCGATGAACAGATTCTTGCGATAGATCATAAGAAATTAGGTAAAGATGCGTCAGACCAGGTGGAGAATGGGAAACGTTCCGACGCTTCGGTCGGAGTGCCTTCGGCACAAACCATTCCACAACCAGCACCAGAGCCAACTCCAGCGCCGATGCCAACTCCCGAACCAACACCTGCCCCGATGCCAGCGCCAGCACCTCATCCACAAACTCCAGCAGCACCACAAATGACCCGCCAGCCATCGCCTACGGCTCAGGCCGTTGGCGGGCTGGCCCAGGTCTCTCCACGCAAACGCCCAGATGTGATGCAAGGCTCGACTTACAAAGTCGCGACTGCTTATGGCAACCTCTACGTTACGGTTAATGAAGACGAATACGGGCCGTTTGAAGTCTTTTCACAACTCGGTAAAGCCGGTGGATTTTTCGGGGCTCAAACTGAAGCCATTTGTCGCATGATCTCCCTTTCCTTGCGATCTGGAATTAGTCTGCAAAACGTCATCGACCAACTCAAAGGTATCCGAGGACCAGATCCGGTATTCCACAATGGGGAAAGAATTTTGAGCTTACCTGATGCCGTCGCCAATGTTTTGGAAAATCACCTCAAGCGCGGCCAACAAACCCTGCAGCTGGAAATTCCACAACCAGTAGAAACTCCGAAGTTAGTTCAGGAACCAATATTCCAAGCTGTGACCCAAGAAATGAATACAGGTAAGCTGGAGTTTGTTAAATCTAAAACTTCAGTGGCTGATTTGGGACACGCTCCAGTCTGTATGATGTGCGGCAACATGCTCCGCATGGCCGAAGGCTGCCAGAAATGCGAATCATGCGGTTGGAGCAAATGTTAAGTGAAAAGAGCGAGTAGGAATTTACTGATTGATTTTGGGTTCATATTGCTCAGCATCATCATCGCCATTTGGCTGGGTGAGTCTGCGGAGTTTGAAAGATTTTTATCAGCACTCAAAAATTTTGAAATTATCGGCAGTTTCGTGGCCGGGTTATTTTTCACTTCGATTTTCACCACGGCCCCAGCAATAGTAATTTTAAGTGAGATCGCTCAAGATTCATCCCCGATACTCGTGGCAGTAGTCGGATCCTTTGGAGCATTGCTCGGCGACCTGCTGATGTTCAAACTTCTACGGGATCGATTGGCCAAAGATTTTTATGCGCTTTTTCATATCGACATGAACCAGCGCTATTTTCGAATCCCGCGATTTCGTTGGCTAGCATACGCAATTGCCGGGATCATCATCGCCTCACCATTTCCAGATGAATTGGGAATAGCGATTCTTGGATTTTCGAATTCGAAAACAAATTTAGTCATTCCGATCTCATTGATTTTTAATTTTATTGGGATTTTAATTGTCGCTTCTATAGCAGCTTAAGTATGGCTAAAAAAGGACTGATAATTGTTTATATCGGCGATGGGAAGGGAAAGACTTCGGCTGCAGCTGGGTTGGCAACTAGAGCTGCGGGTACGGGCTTCAAGGTTTTGTATTTACAATTTGTCAAAGGAGATTGGCCATCGGGAGAAAGAGAATCACTTGGTAAACTTGGCGTAGAAGTAAAATTGATGGGCAGGGGTTTTGTGGGAATACTCGGGGACCGTAAACCACTTGAGGAGCACATCAAAGCTGCGCAAGTTGCAAAAGCCGAAGCGATTAAATATTTACAGTCCCAAGAATATAATTTAGTGGTTTTAGATGAAGCTTTGTCAGCTATTGAATCGAAATTGTTAACTGAAGAAGACGTTTTGGAAATTATGGAGGCGAAGCCAGAGAAAGTGCATCTCTGCATGACCGGACACAAAAGATTTAAAAAAATTATAGAGAAAGCAGATCTGGTGACTGAAATGAAAATGATCAAGCACCCGTATTATTCAGGAATTCTAGCGCAAAGAGGAATAGATTACTAGTTCTTTGATAAAAAAAGATCTTGGGACTTGTGTCCCAAGATCGTCAACGCCGGATCTGCTTAGATTCGCGCATCTTGCGGATGGCGCGCAGCAAGCCGCGTGAGAAAGGTCGAGGATCGATTTTGCTTGGAAAATAATGTGTCCGACTACGTTCGTGTACTTGCACTTCGTCCGCGTCGTAGACCTTCACCAGGCACTTGTATGGTTCCTGAACCAAATAGATGTGAACCAGCATGTCATCCACCTCGAGGTAGTAATCATGCTTGGTTGGGTTGACCCACACTAATTTGGAGAACTTCAGGGGCCGAAGTGACACCTTTTCTTTGGCTCGGGCGGAGCTGTCATGGATTTTGATTTTTCCAATCAAGATCGGCCCGCCGGGATTACTTACCTGTGCCTGCACTGTAACGTGGTGTCCATAGAGATGGACTGTTTTGTTCTCCACCACAACTGACAGCTGAGGTTGAATCCACCGCTCCGGCATCCAACTACTAGGTATTTCATGGATGTAGTCCAGTGCCAACCGTCTCGAACTGAGCACCGACCAGTCGAAAAACGGAGCCTTCAGCTTATGTGGTTCGAGGTATTCGTAGTGCTGAACCGGCAGTGGCCCAGGCACTGGCGTTGGCCCGACATCGACATCCAGGTACACAGGCTTCTGCGGCACGATTTCGGATGGGGGTTTGGGTGCAGGGATTTCGAGATACTCGTATTGCTGCTGCGGTAGTGGAGCAGGTGGTTGAGGTGTGGGAATCTTCAGTGTCTCGTAATAGTGGTAACGGTCTGCTCCGTTGTGCTGGTAGGTGAAACTCCCATCTGGCCATTGCCACAGGTGTTGCTTCTCTGGTGGCTTCGGGATCTCGATCGTTTCCAGCTTGCGGAAGACAATAGGAGGTGGCGGTAAAGGATCCGGTGGGCGTGAGAACGGTTCGTACTCGAGTACGTGCTCAACCCCATTTCGATCCACATACCTATGAACCACCAAGCTTTCCAGACTCGACATTTGTATACCCTCCGTTTGGGTTGAACCGATATAAAATAACATATTTACAACCAAGAGTGAAGTTGGTAATATAACCCAAGCTAATTAATTCTGAATAATATGACTTTTAAGCGTTTCGAAACTTTTATTATAGTAGTAATCATCGCCATAGTCGGGATTATCTATGCGTTTACACAGCAGCCAGTCAAATCACCTATCACTGAATCTACCCAACAGAAGCAAACAGTCAGCACTGTCGAATATCAAGGTTTGGATGGTAAGAACGCTATGGAAATTTTGAAATCTACGCATCAGGTAGAAGTAAAAAGTTTTTCATTTGGCGAAATGGTGGAAGCCATCGATGGAGTGAAGCCGGACGATAAACATTTTTGGGCAATGTATGTAAACGGTGCTTTTTCTCAAGTCGGTGCAGATCAATACATCACTAAAAATTCTGACCACATCAAATGGCAGATCGATGAAATAAAATTTTAGTAATTAGTAAACAGTAAGCAGTAAATAGAACAATGCTAATATATTTCTTAATTCTTATGGGTGCAGTGCTACGCATCCTTCCTCATCCTGCTAATTTTGCTCCGATTGCAGCACTGGCATTATTTGGCGCTGTGTATGTAAAAGACAAGCGTCTAGCTTTGATTTTACCTCTGTCTGCCATGATCGTTTCCGATGTTTTCTTGGGATTTGATAACT
>Ga0156291_126_pt1 | contig 16829 bp, 15 predicted proteins | sample RifCSPlowO2_12_FD_107939 | JGI IMG/M metagenome (GOLD analysis project Ga0156291, IMG submission 107939) | Candidatus Doudnabacteria bacterium RIFCSPLOWO2_12_FULL_42_9 | reverse complement strand
AGTTGGTGTTGCAGGTCTTTCGGTCGGCTCATCGATTATAAATGCCTTGGTTAGGACTGGTGGTCCAAAGACCATGAGCATTGCTGATTATGATAATTTAGAATTTACGAATTTAAACAGAATAAATTCAAATTTGCTTGATTTGGGGCGCAATAAAACAGAAATCGCAGCAGACTGGATTTGGGAACTTGATCCTTTCGCAGAATTAAATGTTTACAGTAAGGGTTTAACCAAAGATAACCTACTAGAATTTCTAGGTAATCCGAAAATTGAAGTTTTTATTGATGAGATGGATAGCATCGATTTAAAGATATTGGCACGGTTTTATTGCAAAAATAGAAAAATTCCTGTACTTATGGCTACGGATAACGGTGACGGTGTTATACTCGATGTGGAAAGATTCGATTTGGAGCCCGAGCGTCCGATCTTCCATGGTTTGGTGGATATTACCCTAGAACAGGTAACAAAACTTGATTTTCACTCATGGTTGAAACTAGCAACTAAAATTGTTGGTCCTGAATTTTTAAGTGAGAGTATGCAGGAATCTGTTTCTGAAATAGGTAAGAGTATTTCGGCCGTGCCGCAACTTGGTTCAACCGCAAATGTCGCAGGTGCTGCTGTAGGATACGTCGTACGAAAGATTGCCAATCATCAAATCATGCCATCTGGGCGATATCAAATAAGTCTCGAGGAGAAATTAATACCAGATTATAATAATGAAAAGAATCGAGAAGTTAGGAAACAAAAAACAGAACTATTCAGATCTCAATTTAAATAACAAATGAGACAAGGATTAAAAAATGCAATAAGAATTTTTAGAGATGCTGCCAAAGAGGTACCGTCTTACAAAGATTTTATTTCTCGCCATCATTTCAATCCCTCAAAGGTGAAAAGTCATAGAGAATTTGAGCAGGTTCCGATAATGGAAAAGAAAAATTATCTTTATCAATATCCTTTTAATCGTTTTTTTTCTAAAGATAAAATTGCTCCAATGATTTACGCTAGTTCAGGTTCATCCGGCAAGCCGACTTTCTGGTTCCGTGGTGATGATCAAGAGAAGATTGGGGGAAAATTTCATGAAAAGATTTTTACTGATATTTTTAGGATAAAAAAAGACGATTCGACCTTGGTAGTTATTTGTTTTGCTATGGGACTTTGGGTGGCAGGCAATTATACTCTGGCTTGTTGCAGAAATCTTTCTAGAAAAGGATTTAATTTATCCACAATTACACCAGGAATTGAAAAAATCGATATAATTAATTCTTTGCGAATACTCGGACCTCATTTCAAAAACATAGTAATTGCAGGTTATCCTCCATTTGTTATGGACATAGTCAATGATGCAAGGAAGGCAAAAATAAAGTTTTCTAAAAATACTTTTGTCATTACGGCGGGGGATAAATTTACGGAAGAATGGCGTCGGAGTCTACTTGATTTACTCGGAATCAATTCTAAAAAAAAATATTATAAGTATCTATGGTTCTGCGGACACCGGGGCGTTAGGACATGAAACCCCAATCAGTATTTATATCCGTGAAGAAGCTCTGAAGAACCCAGCTTTGTATAAACAAGTTTTTGAGCAAGAAGTAGTCGAGCCGGCTTTGATGCAATACGATCCATATCTTACATATTTCGAAGTAGTGAATGATGAGTTGTTGATTACAACAAAAACCAGCATCCCATTAATTAGATACAATATTCATGATCAAGGGGCTATTATTCCTTATAATGAAATGCAAGACAAACTTAAAAAGCTAGGTTTGCTTAATAAGGCCAAGGAACACGGCCTCCAATTTTGGAAGATGCCTTTTTTTGTAAAAAAAGGTCGTACTGATGTCGCTGTGACTTTTTATGCAATAAACGTTTATCCTGAAAATTTACAAACAAGTCTTGAAGATAGAAAGATTTCGAAATATTTAACTGGTAATTATTTGGCTTATAATCAAAATTCAAAAAATCAAAAAAATCAAAAGCTCCACCTAAAACTGGAGTTGGCAGAGAAAACTAAAGCGAATCCAAGAATGTTAAATTTAATTGTCGATACTATTTCTTCAAAATTGAGTGAATTAAGTATCGAATATCGGAAACTATATTCTGCAATCGGTACCAAGGCGCAACCCCAAGTAAAACTAGAACCATATGGTAGATTAGCTGAAACAGGAAAAATTGCTGGATTATTAAATACGAAGGGCAAAAAAGCCAGGATGGTTCTTACATAAAATGAGAGAAATTATAAAACAAATATTAAATCAAGCTGTGTTGGCCCCTTCCGGTGATAATTCTCAACCATGGAAGTTCAAATTGAAAGATAATGGAGTTTTTGTCTATATCGTTTTTGGTGCTGACGATAGCTTTTATAACTTTGAAGAAAGAGGCTCTTATATAGGGATTGGTGCACTAATAGAAAATATTAAAATTTTAGCAGGCGTTACAGGTTTTGAAACTGCCATAAAATTATTCCCCGAAGAAAACATTTCGGGACTGATTGCCGAGGTAACGTTCTTGCCTAGTGATAAAAGAGATAGTAACCAAGCAAAGCAAATTCCACTACGGGTGACCAACCGGAAGCCATATCTAAGTAAGTCCATTCCGCCTGAGGATTTAAATATTTTATTGAATGTACCGAGAGAAAACAATATAAAAAAATATTTTATTTTGGAAGACCCGGTAGCAATAAAAGCGTTAAGTAGTACACTAAATCTAAATGAGAGACTTATACTTGAAAATAAAAAAATTCATGATGGATTATTTAAATATATCCGATGGTCAAAAACAGATGAAGATAAAACCAAAAATGGAATGTATATTAAGACTCTAGAATTAGCTCCACTTCAAGAAAAGGCTTTTAAACTTTTTAGAAATTGGCAAATAATTAATTTTTTGAATCATTTCGGCGTGTCAAAAATGGTTTCCAAAGATTCTGCAAAGCTCTATGCATCTACCCCGGCTTACGGAATTATCGCAACAGCTGGGCTTAGTGAAGATCAGCTTATATTAGCTGGTAGGTTTTTTCAAAGAGTTTGGTTGACTGGCACTGGACTTGGTTTAAGTATGCAGCCAGTGGCGGCAATTTTATTTTTAGCCCAGCGAATAAACGGTGGAGATACGAGCGAATTTTTGCCCAAACAGATGGATTTAATCAAAAACGCCGAAAATAAGATTCGTCAAATTTTTTCTCTGTCTTCGGATGAGATCCCTATAATGATTTTTCGACTTGGCTATGCTGACCCACCATCAGCCGGGTCAATTAAAAGATCACCAGTAATAATCGGCAATATATGAATCTAGTAGAATTAGAATTTCCTGTATTTGTAACAGCATTGATTGCCAATGTTACTTTGGTATTGATTGTGTTCCGTTATGCACCGAAAGATCGAAGCAGGTTATTATTTATTTTGTTTGGACTATCACAGACGATTTGGATAATGGTTAACTATTTTGCGGCACGTAGTAACCCGGATACTATTCTAAGTATGGCACGATGGACAATTGCCGCTGCGGTACCGCATCCAATACTATTTTTTCTTTTTATTCATTCTTTCTTGAATAAAAAAGATATAATCAGTAGAAGTTATTCTTGGAGTTTAGTTATTTTAGTAGGTATTTTTGTTTTGCTAGCAAGATCGCCGTTTTTATTTACTCATACGGAAGTTAAAAATGGCATAATCACACCCATCGCAGGAATTGGAATGGCTCTGTTCGGGATCTATGCATTTACTTTTATAATTTTAGCTTTTGTTCATATAGTTAAATCTTGGCATTTTGCAAAGGGGATAGAGCGAATTCAGTGGAGGCTCATCGGAATAGGTTTGTTTTTAACCTTTGTCCTTGTATTAACTTTTAATTTTATTCTTGCTGTAGTGACCGATCAGACCAAATATGTTAATTTCGGCCATATTTATACATTACCTTTTGTACTTTTTACAGTTTACGCAATGATTAGACATAAATTATTAAACATCAAAGCTCTCTTGGCTGAGCTGGCTGTTATTTTGTTGAATTTGATTCTCGTTATTCAACTAGTTAACACTACTTCCGTCGGGCAATATGTAACAAATTTTCTTGTGTTGATAGGAACTTCGATAGTCGGAATTCTTCTGGTACGTGGTGTCAATAGAGAAGTTAAGCAGCGCCAACAGCTTGAGATTTTGGACAAACAATTAGAGGCGGCGAATGAGAAGTTGAAGATTTTGGATAAAGCGAGGGCGGACTTTATTACGATTGCTTCACATCAACTTCGAACTCCACCCGCAACCATCAAGTGGTATCTGGCGTCTATTCTCGATGGTGATTATGGAAAGATGGATCCATCTGTTCATGAACAGTTACGGAAAACCATGATGACGAATAATTCCATGGTGGCCCTTATAGATGATTTACTTAATGCCTCTCGTATCGAACGAGGAAAATTGGAATTTATATTTCAACCTACGAACTTAGCTGAAATTACCCAGATCACTGTGGATCAGTTATTACCCCAGGCTGAAATGAAGAAAATCGAATTAGTCTACGAAAAACCTAAAGAAGCTATGCCTGAACTCACTGCTGATAAAGAAAAATTACGGCAGGTTATAAATAATTTAGTTGATAATGCCATTAAATATACCCCAGCTGGCAAGGTCACGGTTTCGATATCGAAAAACGATAAGGAAATTACCCTGAAAGTCACTGATACTGGTCGGGGAGTCTCCAAGGATCAGATGAGTCATGTGTTTGAGAAATATGACCGAGGAAACAGAGCACCGAAAAATTCCACAGGGTTGGGCCTGGGTCTTTATGTCGCGAAAGTTATTATCGCACAACATAAAGGTAAAATTTGGGTCGAATCAAAAGGTGAAGGAAAGGGTTCCAGTTTTATCTTCACCATCCCACTAAACTCGAAATTATCAAGTTCCGTCTTTGATCTGACTAAAGATCAAAAAGTAGAAAAGCAAGAAATAGTTAAATAGTCATACTTGCTAAATTTGACGATCGGCTAAATTAGTAATATTAATCAAAATAGTATATGGAAAGACGAAAGATACCAGAAGGTGAGTTTGTTCCACGAGAAGAGACAGAAACATTGATCGAAAATCAAAGCAGTAAAAGGCATCGGGTACCGAAATTGCTTGGGGCAGTAAAACAGTCCTTAGGGTTGAAGTCAGAAATTGCGTCCGATTTGCAACGGCCAGAGGATATTGTTAAAGAAGTTGATCAAGTTGCACTAGTAGCTGAAACTAGTGCCAGCAAATCTTCAATATTGCATAGAATTCGAGAACTGCCGGCTACTATTAGGGGTAGTTTGGCAGCCTTGGTTTTAACCGCTGAAGCGGGGGCAGCTCAATCTGCATTTCAATCGCAGGAAAAAGAATACAAGGTGATTCGAGAAAAAGGAGATATTCCAGCGCCAATGACTCTTCGGTTTGAAGGTGATCATGTCATTGTGGAAGATGACGAATTAGGTTTTTTTCTCAAACATAATCTAAAGCGACCGGAATCTTTAGCTGATGTTGGCAAAATGTTTGTTGAACCCCTTTCATTTGGGATTAAGTTTCGATTAGGCAAAGAGCATGCTCTGCCAACTCGAATAGTCACAGGTGGATCCGAAGACGAACCTTTTGTCTTTGCGGCTGATATTCCTTATGAATACGCACATGACTTTAGTAAAGCCAGCCCAGTTGATCAGAAGAAAATGGAAGAGGATATGGAGATTAAAGCTAAAGCCTTAATAGAAAAGATTTTACCCAGAGTTATTGGTTTATCTTTCCATAAAGATGAAGTTAAAAACATCGGTCGTCAAGGATCAGTGGAAGTTAGTGAAGTAAAAATTGATGGGTTCGCTTCTCCGGAATCAGACCAGGGCATTGATACGAATGATCCCCGGAATCAAACTTTATCAGAAATGCGAGCAGAAAACGCTGCATATGTTTTACAGCAAGTATTTAAAGATAAAGGGATTGATGTATCTGAAATTAAATATCAAGGCAAAGGTGAGGAACATTTATCTAAAGAAGAACGTGATAAACTTCTCAATGATGCCTTTGAAATTAAAATTGGCCCTAACGGCCCAGAAGACCCAAGATTATTGGAATTAGTTAAACGCTACAATGCAGGTTCGATCAGTCAAGAAGAAATCAAAAAAGATCTAGACCAAATCATAGGCGAAAAACGTAAAGTTGCTGTAACGATCACCACTGACGAGCGCAGTTATGTTTTGATTCTACCTTTGCCAGCTCTGTTGCTTTTGCTTGGCCGCATCCCTTTGCCCGACAGAGATACTCATGGGGTCTATGCTGAATTTACACCTGGCCCTGTGCCAAGTACAGGAGATTTAGATCGTGATACTCGAGGTCAAGCCCGAAGTGTCGGCAGAAATATTCGACGAGATCATTTTGATCCGGTTCGTCCAAGTCGCGATGTAGTCAAAGGCTATTCAGGGACTGATGAAACACAAGCGCAATACAGCGAACAAGTTGTCAGAGGAGCAAGACATTGGCGCAAACGCGAAGAAAGTCAGAGAGTTCAGCTCGATTTTGATCCCAGTATGCCGTTAGCTGCACGAGTTGATGGTTTGGCTTTTGTCGTTGATCGCTATATGCGTATGACCCCTACTTTAATGAGTGAGAGGAATATGTTAGGTAGGTCACGAACCAGAGATTACGATCTGATGAACATTTATCGTGATAGAGATGCTTTGCAAACACTTTTAAACAGAGTGGCTAGAACTGATATCGACATGAGTGGACGACCAGCCAATATGCCTCCACCGAATATTCCTGAACACGGAAGAGTCAGGTTTGAGTTTCGATCAAATGGGCGAAACATAAGAACCGCAGGTCCTGACCGAGGAACACAAGGTCGTAGGGAATCTACTTATGGAGCTTATGTTTGGATCAATGGGGTGGAGTACCAATTAAACCGTCAAGAGTTGCAAACTTTAGCAGACACGTATATTGCCAACCGTAGGATTATAGATAATATGCGCCATTAATTTATTTGTTAATACTTACTAAATTTGACGATCGGCTAAATTAGTAATATCAATCAAAGCATTAGCGAAAGCTAGTGTATTTTTTTAGCAAATAAAAAAGATCATTTATATACCGCCGCTGATTTGTTCAGCGTGATCTTTTGCGGTTGACGATTTAGGGTGTGACGATGACAGCGTCACGATGAGCATGGAACTCCGCGATCCACTTATCCTCGCAGGGACTGCCGATGTGGAGTGACCGGCCTGAGAACATCAGTTGCTTGACCCTGGTCTCAGCGGCATAGTGAAGCGGGTTACCGATGTCGATGTTGACTCCGTCGACATCGACCTCATCGACTCGCATATGCTGCTCGACTGCCCCCTCATCGTGGCAGTAGAAGCAGGGAGCTGGCCGTCCGTCGACGATGTCGAAGAAAACCGTGACCTCTTTCCCATCGATCTTGAAGTTGGCTTTCGCCATTTCAGAACCTCCTTGTTCGTTCTAGTTGTATTCATGAACGAACACAATATATTAGATTAAAAGCATGTCAAAGTCAAGAGTTCTAGGATAATGGCTACTAGCAAAAGCCAATGCTTTTTAAAAGTAGAGATTAGTCTCGTGACCTAGTTGCCCATATGGGCAACTAGGTAGTTGGTTTTACTTTTACTTGGTTGAGTTTTTTTATTTTACACTTCGGGTTAATACCTCGTGCTTTGCCGTGTATTCATCTCCTCGCCGGCTCGCTATATGGGTATTTTTATTTTTTGACAAAAGGGATTAAATTATTTATAATAAACACGAAATTTTGATTTTGAAGAAACAAAACCTTAATAAAAAATGGCATTTAATCAAACAGATTTAAAACGGGCGCTTGTTGCAAAAAATCTTGTTGCTGCGGACAAATGGGACGAGTTGGCTGATGAGGCGCTGAAGAAAAAACTGACGATGGAGGACTTGCTTGTTGAAAAAGCGATCGTTGATGAGGAAAAGCTGACCCAGATTGCTGCGGCTTTTTATGATGTGGAATATATAGATTTGCGACAGATCGGAGAAATGCGCAAAGATGTCTTACTTTTAGTTCCAGAACCGATCGCACGCCGACATAAAGTCATAGCATTTGCCAGAGAAGGCCGCAAGCTCAACTTAGCCATGATCGATCCCTCGGATCTGCAGACCTCGGATGCGATCAAGAAAAAAACTGATTTACAAGTCATTCCGTTTTTGATGAGTAAAACTTCCCTGGATTATGGTTTGAAGCAATACCATACCAGTTTGGAAGCTGAGTTTGCGAAAATCGTTTCGAAACAGGAAGACACATCAGAAAAAGCTGATGCGACTGTGGCGGACAAGCTCAAAGAGATGGCGCAAGAGATTCCCGTGGTCCGCGTCGTGGATACACTATTAGAATATGCTATTTTTGAACGAGCGAGCGATATTCACATTGAGCCGATGGAAAAGCAAGTTGTGGTGCGCTACCGTATCGATGGAGTACTTCACGATGTTATGACTTTGCCGAAAGTTATTCAGCCAGCACTGATCGCTCGCATCAAAGTCATTGGCAATCTAAAAATAGATGAGCACCGACTTCCCCAGGATGGCCGGTTCAAAGTTGAAAAGGATAATTATAATATTTCTTTTCGTGTCTCGACGATCCCTGTATTTGATGGTGAAAAAGTGGTTATGCGGTTGCTGGATGAATCGGCCAAAGCTATGTCTTTGGAAGAGCTGGGATTTTTGCACCGCAATTTAGAATACATCGTCCGCAATGTACGAAAACCCCACGGAGCCCTTTTGGTTACTGGACCTACCGGCAGTGGTAAATCCACGACTCTATATTCGGTTTTGACTATGTTGAATACGAAAAGTATCAATATTTCGACGATCGAAGATCCAATTGAATACCGACTGGAGGGAGTCAACCAGATGCAGGTCAACCCGAAAATTGGGCTGACCTTTGCCATGGGACTTCGTGCTCTCTTGCGGCAAGACCCAAACGTCATCATGATTGGTGAAATTCGGGACCGCGAAACCGCGGAAGAAGCCGTCCATGCGGCTTTAACAGGACACATCGTACTCTCAACCATTCACACCAATAATGCTTCTGGAGCCCTGCCGAGATTATTGGATATCGGGGTTGAGCCTTATTTAATCGCTTCAGTGGTCAATGCTGTGGTCGGCCAACGCTTGACCAGACAGATTTGCAGTGATTGCAAAACAGAATACAAAATTACCGCGGATTACGAAGTTGATTTGAAAAAAGATTACAACATCGATCATTTGTTGAAAGTTATGAAGGACGAGAAATTTATCGACGCCCAGGTTAAAAGTCTGACCGAGCTAACTTTTTATAAAGGCAAGGGTTGCGAGAAGTGCAATCACACCGGATACAGAGGCCGACGAGGAATTTATGAAGTCATGGAAGTGACTCCATCCATCCAAGATTTGATTATGAAACAAGCTCCGACTAACCAAATCCAAGACAAAGCGATTGATGAAGGAATGATCTTGATGTGGCAGGATGGATTTATCAAATGCATCAAAGGTGTAACAACTATCGAAGAAGTCGTTAGAGTAAGTAAGGAGTAGTATGCCCAGTAATACAACTTCGATGCTTTTGCTATTAATGGTTTTTGATAATTTAAAGCTTAATCTATATGATTTTTGTAAATAATAATATTAATGATGGTTTTATTCGCAAAAGCGAACTCAAAAACCATTATCGAAGTTGATATACTGGGTATGCCTGACTATAGTTATATTGCTAGAGACAAAACCGGAGCTATCGAACGCGGCACCATGCAAGCCATGAGTGAACGTGGTGTTGTGGATGCGCTGCGAACACAGGGATTAATGCCGACATCCATCAAACCCGCGCACAATGTTTTTGATTTTAATGTTTTGGCGAATTATTTGCGCTCGATCAAACTCATCGATAAAATCACGTTCATCAAAAACATGAGCGTCATGATTCGAGCTGGATTGCCTGTTTCCAAAGCACTCCGTATCCTTACTGTTCAGACCCCGAACCCGAGATTCGCAAAAATTATTGCTGACGTCTCGAGGCAAGTGGAGGGCGGCACCTCGCTGGCTGAATCCATGGAGAAGTATCCAAATGTTTTCCCGCAAATTTTTATCAGCATGGTCAAGGTCGGGGAAGTTTCCGGGAATTTGGAGCAGAATTTGACATATTTGGCTGAGCAGATGCAGCGGGACTATGATTTGATGTCAAAAGCCAAAGGTGCAATGACCTACCCGATAATCGTTCTGGTGGCCTTGGGGATTGTTGGCTTTCTAATGTTTACTTTGGTTTTGCCGAAACTGACCGCGACTTTTGTCGATCTCAATGTCCAACTGCCGTTTATGACACGGGTGGTTATTTTTATCGTTGATATTTTTGCTAATTACGGATTTTTCGTATTAATTGCAATCCTGGGTGTGGTATTTGGACTGCTTTACTGGCGCCGAACTGATTCAGGGAAAAAAGTTATCCATCGGGCCGTATTGTTTATGCCGGTTTTCGGGCAGATAGTCATTAAAATTAATTTAGCGAGATTCATACGAACATTTTCTTCGCTGATTAAAAGTGGTATGTCGATTGTCGAGGCACTGGATGCTTCAGCGCAGGTTGTCGGGAATATTTATTATAAAAAAGTCATAAACGATGCGGCCTCGAAAGTAAAGATAGGTTCTCCGCTGATGACAGCGTTTAAGAAAGAACCAAAATTATTTTCACATTTGGTTATTCAGATGATGGAAGTCGGGGAGGAGTCTGGAACCACTGATACAGTCTTGGCTGAAGTCGCGGCGTTTTACGAAACAGAGGTTGATCAAACCATGAAGAATTTGTCTTCCATTCTCGAGCCGGTGTTGATGATGATCATCGGAACCATCGTCGGATTTCTAGCAGTGGCTCTGATCACGCCAATTTATAGCATTACCCAAAGCATATAAGTCACATAACCCGTAACATGAATCACATAACAAGACAAAAAGGAACAAGCTTAGTCGAAGTCATTCTGGTCATGTTTGTTTTGTTTGTGTTAGTGATTTTTTATGCATCCGCACTCAATACAGTCGCACTGACCCGAAAATTACGCTATGAGAATTTAGCTTACCATGTCGCGAATAAGCAAATGGAAACATTACGGAATACAACTTTCGATACTTTGCCTGCAGGCGGTGTGGTAGTTGATCCGATGCTGGCCCAGATTCCATCAGGCAGCGGAGACTTTACAGTTGTCGATTATCCAGGGTTTGCTGGGATCAAAGAAATCACCATCACCGTGAACTGGAATGATGGGGTGAATAAGCAAATAATCCTGCGAACCTTAGCCGGGTTAGAAGGGATCAATCCATGATGAAGAGCCGTGGCTTTACTTTGGTTGAGATAGTAATCGTGATTTCGATCGTTGTAGTTTGTGGTGTAGTAATTGCAGATTTGTTTATCGGTCAAAACCGTCTTTATAAAGTGGAAACCGCAGAACTCAATGTCACCTCTGACGCCAGGGTTGCCCTGGATGATATTGACAACTATGTGCGTCAAGCCAACCGAGTTTTAGACAACTCCGGCGCCTATATAACCGGAGCCCAGGTACTAGTCCTCCAAATTCAATCGATCAACGCGTCGAATCAGTTGATCCCAGCGACCTTTGATAATGTGGTTTACTACTTAACTGGTCCAGAACTATATCGCGAGGTTTTTCCTCATAATGCTAGTTCGAGATTGGGGGGAACAAAGCAGTTAGCCAGCCATGTCAATGGGCTAGCTTTTACGTATAACAACGTCAGCAATGCTTTGGTGACCGAAGTCAGCACGAATATTACGACCCAGGAGGATGCTGGTATTCAAACGCGAGCGATTACGATTTCGTCCAAGTCAACATTAAGAAATTATTAATCACGTAACATGAAACAGGTAACACATAATCAGCAACAAGGGCAGATTTTATTATTTGCTTTAGTGATCTTGGTTATCGTAACCAGTATGGTTACCGCTTTGGTTAATTATGCAGGCGTCCAAATCAAAGCTCATCGTCAGGCTGTCAATCGGACCGTGGCTTTGGAAATCGCCGAGGCTGGAGCAGAGATGGCGATTTGGAAATTAAATAACCAAATTGGCTATATCGGCGAAACGGACGCCCCGTACGCCAGCGGTACGTACACGATTGCAATTACTGGGATTTCAGCAACGACTAAGTTAATCACTGTAGACAGTTACATCCCGAATGCTGCCAGTCCAATCGCTCACCGTAAAATTCAAGTTACAGCCACCACTGGGACTACAAATGTTGGATTTAATTACGGGGTCCAGGCCGGAGAAGGTGGAATTAAAATGGATAACAATTCCACCATTAATGGCAATGTTTTTTCCAACGGCGACATTATTGGCGATAATAACAATATTCGAATCACCGGGACTGCCATTGTCGCTGGAGCTTATAAAATTGATGAAGTTAAAGGAGCGGGCCTATCCGGGATCGGTGTCAATGCAATTGCAAAAGTTATTGAAGATAGTAAAGTTGCTGGAAATGTGGAAAGTTTTCATCTGCTTCGATCGAGTGCCGGTGGAGATGTCAAGACAACCTTATTATCCAATTGCACAGCTAATATTGGTGGCGATGCGATCTATGATGTCAATGCCGGCTGCATAGTTGATGGCCTTGAAACGACCCCAAACCCCGATGAATATGTCGAATTGCCTTCAGAGCCGCTTCCTGTCTCTGCCGCACAAATTGATGACTGGGAATCTGATGCTACGGCCGGCGGCACCTTGGTCGGCAACCAAACTATCGAAGTTGATACGTCTCTTGGACCGAAGAAAATTGTCGGCGATCTCATTTTGACCAACAATGTTACGCTAACCATGACCGGCACGATTTGGGTCACAGGGAATATTACTCTCAACAACGGAACTACTTTAAGATTGGCTGCGGGTTATGGGCCACAGAGCGGGGTCATTTTAGCCGGACTTGATGGGGATGCGACCGTGGGTTTGATTGACGCGCAAAATGGCGCTCAAATTCAAGGCAGCGGCACTGCAGGATCATACTTAATGTTGCTTTCGCAACGAAATAATGTAATTGATCCTGCGATTAACGTGGCGAACAATGCTGTTGGTGCTATATTTTATGCTGGTACAGGAGTTATCAATGTCGTAAATAACGCCAGTGGCAAGGAATTAACCGGCTATAAACTTCATCTCAACCAAAACACAACGATTACCTATGAAGCCGGGTTAGCCTCCACCCAGTTCGGATCATCTTCTTCCGGCGGCTGGGGAATTCAAGCCCAATCCTGGCAATTACTTCAATAAAATGGTATAATTATATTTAAATGAGCTTATTCGGAAACAAAAAAATTAAAGCATTTGGACTAGATATCTCTGACTCTTCCATTAAAGTGGCGGAATTGAGTTTGCATAAGAATCATCTGACTTCGGCCGTGTTTGCTGACGTGCCCTTGCTCGATAAAACAATTACGAATCACATGATTGTCAGTGAGCAGCGATTGGCTGGTAATATTATGAAAGCGCTCACCACTGCCAAAAATATCAAAAGCAAATTTGTCGTCTGTTCCATCCCCGAAGCCAAATCATTTGTCCGCGTGATTCATCTGCCGAAAATCCCACTTGCTGAAATTGAAGCAGCTATTCCTTATGAATTGGAGCAAGATATTCCGATTCCTATCGACCAAGTCTATATGGACTGGTTTATACTACGCGAACTTCCTGAGAAGATAGAATTATTAGTCACAGCTTCATCCAAAGATTATATTGACAGCTTGATCGCTACCCTGAAGTCGATCAAATTGCGCCCGGTAGCGTTAGAAATTGGCTCCCAGGCCACAGCCAGGGCACTGATAGGCCCAGAGGAAGCAACCAAGAGTGTATTGATAGTTGATATCGGAGCGCAGCAAACCAGCTTTATCATCGTTGATAAGGGATTACCGCTTTATACATCCAGTATTCCAATTGCTGGAAATTCTTTTACCGAGAGCATCGCTCGTAACATGGGTATCCCTAAAGGCGAAGCAGAAAAACTCAAATCCTCTCATGGCCTAACTTCACAGACCGAAGGGGAGGAGTTGGTGCGATCAGCAGTTCTGCCTATTCTGGACAACATTATCGACGAAATCAAAAACGTTATTCGGTTTTTCGAGGATCATTCGGAAACGAAAAATGTTATCGATACTATCATTTGCTGTGGGGGATCTGCTCAAGTGCCAGGATTGATTGATTATATTTCGACTCGGATCAACCTCGGTTCTGGCAAAACCAATCTCCGTGTCGGACAAGGTAATCCGTGGTCAAAGATGATCAGCGCTCAAAACCACCATCTTCCACTGGCCCCGGAAAAAGCTTTGGGATATACGACAGTCATTGGACTCGCTTTAAGAGGCAACGATTATGAAACCGAGTAATACAACTTCGATGCTTTTGCTGTTAATGGTTTTTGATAGATCTAAGATTAATCTATATGATTATAGTAAATAATATTATTAAAGATGGTTTAGTCGCAAAAGCGAACTCAAAAACCATTATCGAAGTTGATATACTCGGTGAAACAAATTAATTTACTCCCAAAAACTGAACAACGCGAGCTGCGATTAACGTTTTTTAATGATGAATTAATTAGATTTTGGGTTTGGATTTTAATCAGTCTCATGCTGTTTGTGTCTTTAACTTACATTGCCAAAGCTTATCTCTCAGCCCAAGTGGCTGATACGGAAGGTCAAATTGCGATTTCAGAGCAAGTCCTCAAATCATCCGATAACGAATTGTTAAAAGCCCAGGTCGAAACGCTCAATCAAGAAATTAATGCCATTAAGAATCTTCATAATCAACATCGGTTTTGGTCGATTGCTCTAGAGGAGCTAGCGAAAATGTTATCACCTGATATCAGTTTAGATTCGGTTATAATTGATCGGGCGACCGGTAAAGCGGAGATCATTGGGGTGGCGGGTAGTCGGGAAAGTGTTTTAAAATTTTGGGCCGACGTTCATAAATCTGAATATTTTTATAATATAAATTTTCCGCTGTCGAACTTAGAAAAACCGATTCTCGATCCATTTACATTCTCCTTTAGCATCAAAGAGGATAAAATCAAAAGCCCATGAAAATGATTACGAAAGTCTTAGCGAGTATGATTTTTGGAGCGGTGATTTTCATATTGGTAGTAGTTTTTTTAGCCTTACCGGGGTTAAATGATCTCGATGGGATTAATGCTGATGCGAAACAAAAGAAAATTGAACTCGAGATTTTAGAAAATCAAATTCGAGCATTCAAAACAGCCCAGTCAGACTTGGCGAAAGCCACGCGCAAGGAGGATATAAGGAATGCCTTTGTTGCCAAGGAAGATTTAGTGGTGACTGTGAAGGAATTTGAGCTAGCTGGTGCAGTTACGAACACCAAAACGACTTTAAATATCACAGAGCTTGGTTCAAAAGACAAACCGAGTAGTGTCACGAATAAACCTAAAGGGGTCGAAGAAATCCCATATACGATAGATACAGTAAATGACTATAATGGAATTGTTAAGTTTTTGGATTATCTCGAACATATCCCACACTTTACAGAAATCAGTAAAATTTCACTGTCTTCAGAAGTCACTAACATCGGTCTCGACAAGATTCGGACCGGAGTTGTGTTTGGGCAAATCAAAGGTGTGTTTTTCGTAAAATCTGTTATTAATCCACCAGCGACCAAATGAATAAATATTTAGCTATTGTAAAAAAATTCTTGCACCCAACTTTATTGTTAACAACAATCTTTGTAGTTTTGTTGCTCCTCGAAGTATATCTTTTGTACAGTAAAGTTTATACGAATTTGTATGTTTCAATCACCGGCGCTCCGATTGAGCAGAACATCGTGCGACTAGATGTTACCAATTATAATAAAATGTTAGATCTTTTGGATTCGCTAAAAACTTACCAAGGCCGACCAATCGACATCGAAAGCCCGTTTAATTAAAAAAGATCCGAAACAATTCCGGTCTTTTTTGGTGCGCCCACCAGGATTCGAACCTGGGACAAACTGATTAAGAGTCAGCTGCTCTACCAACTGAGCTATGGGCGCGCGTAGATAGTTTTATTATGAGATTGAAGTCGTCTTTTTCGGCGGTTTTATTTTTTTTGGTCAGACCACACTTTATGCATTTATGAATAATAATATATTCACCGTGATCGACTAGAATATTCATTGGCTGCATCAAACCACGACAAGATTCTGATCTGTCTCCAGGATTTACATCGACATGTTTGCTAAATAAACATTTCGGGCAATGGTTTGTGTATCCTGAGCCTTTGGCTTGATGGCCGCAATTCTCACATTTGAAATCTTCTTGGCGTCTTTGAAATAATTTCATTCTTTGGTGCGTCTGGAGGGAATCGAACCCCCATCAATGGTTCCGAAGACCATTGCTCTATCCGTTGAGCTACAGACGCCTATTAACCCTGATATTATAGCCTTGAACGGAAGACTTTTCAATGCTAAGCTGGGTACATGAATCCCGTTAGAAATTTAACATGGTTTTATCTTAAAAATAGAGATATTTCAGCGGGTTGATTATAAAAGCTTGTTTTTATTTAAACTAATCATTATTTCTAAACGGGATGAAAGCCGGTGACGATAAAATCTTAAATGTTGAGGAATTGTCGAAATTCTTCGGCGTTTCCAACCAAACGATCTGGCGGTGGTGCAAATCAGGAAAACTGCCGGCATTTAAGATTGGCAGTCAGTGGAAAATCCGACAATCCGACATCAACAAAATTATCAACCAAAAAATAGTCAAAAAAGATGACCGACAAATCCCAACCCTCTTCTAACGTTTTCTTATTCTACGGCGAAGATCAGTTTTCGGTTGTTCGAAAAATCGATCATTG